>X243_Noctule__coassemble_70_pt1 | contig 23751 bp, 18 predicted proteins | sample X243_Noctule__metabat2_low_PE_001 | metagenome-assembled genome bin X243_Noctule
GGGTGAGTGAGGAAAGCCGCCGCTGGCTGGCATCGTGCGGCCTGACCGTGGAGCAGATGCAAAACCAGATGGACCCGGTGTACACGCCGGCGCGAAAAATCCACCTGTACCACTGCGACCATCGCGGCCTGCCGCTGGCGCTCATCAGCACGGAAGGGGCAACAGCGTGGTGCGCAGAATATGATGAATGGGGCAACCTGCTGAATGAAGAGAACCCGCATCAGCTGCAGCAGCTTATCCGGCTGCCGGGGCAGCAGTATGATGAGGAGTCCGGCCTGTATTACAACCGCCACCGCTATTATGACCCGCTGCAGGGGCGGTATATCACTCAGGATCCGATTGGGCTGAAGGGGGGATGGAATTTTTATCAGTATCCGTTGAATCCGATCTCAAATATAGATCCATTAGGATTAGAAACACTAAAATGCATTAAGCCACTGCATTCAATGGGCGGAACTGGTGAAAGAAGCGGTCCAGATATATGGGGGAATCCGTTCTATCATCAATATCTTTGTGTCCCAGATGGTAAAGGGGACTATACTTGTGGTGGCCAAGACCAACGGGGAGAATCAAAAGGAGATGGTCTATGGGGGCCAGGTAAAGCAAGTAATGATACAAAAGAAGCTGCTGGCCGTTGTGACCTCGTTGAAACCAATAATAGTTGTGTGGAGAACTGTTTAAAAGGGAAGTTTAAAGAGGTAAGGCCGCGTTATTCTGTATTGCCTGATATATTCACACCTATAAATTTAGGGCTATTTAAAAACTGCCAAGACTGGTCTAATGATTCTTTAGAAACATGTAAGATGAAGTGCTCCGGAAATAACATTGGACGTTTTATTAGATTTGTATTCACCGGAGTGATGTAATGAAATATATTATTTTTTTATTCAGAGCTATATGGCTGGCTTTATCGCTTTTAATACTATTCTTTTCCATGCATAGACTTTCACTATTAGACTCCACTCGTGATGTGAGCGAGTTAATTAGTCTCATGTCTTATGGAATGATGGTAATATGTTTTCCAACAGGCATAGTATTCTTTATTGCTCTAATATTTATAGGGACTGTATCAGACATTATTGGCGTAAGGATTGATAGTAAGTATATTATGGCGATAATAATATGGCTTTATTTTCTGTCAGGAGGGTATATTCAATGGTTTGTATTAAGTAAGCGCATTATAAACAAATAAATTAAGTTAATTGCTCTTATTATTATATGTAACCTGGGCATTGATATCCCGTATGCCACAGACCCGGCAGGTAACCGCCTGCCCGACCCGGAGCTGCACCCGGACAGCACCCTCAGCATGTGGCCGGATAACCGTATCGCCCGTGACGCGCACTATCTTTACCGGTATGACCGTTACGGCAGGCTGACGGAGAAAACCGACCTCATCCCGGAAGGGGGTATCCGTACGGATGATGAGCGCACCCACCGGTACCATTACGACAGTCAGCACCGGCTGGTGCACTACACGCGGACACAATATGCAGAGCCGCTGGTCGAAAGCCGCTATCTTTACGACCCGCTGGGCCGCAGGGTGGCAAAACGGGTGTGGCGACGTGAACGGGACCTGACGGGCTGGATGTCGCTGTCACGGAAACCGCAAGTGACCTGGTACGGCTGGGACGGCGACCGCCTGACCACAATACAGAACGACAGAACCCGCATCCAGACGATTTATCAGCCGGGGAGCTTCACGCCACTCATCAGGGTTGAAACCGCCACCGGTGAGCAGGCGAAAACGCAGCGCCGCAGCCTGGCGGATACCCTTCAGCAGTCCGGCGGCGAAGACGGTGGCAGTGTGGTGTTCCCGCCGGTGCTGGTGCAGATGCTCGACCGGCTGGAAAGTGAAATCCTGGCTGACCGGGTGAGTGAGGAAAGCCGCCGCTGGCTGGCATCGTGCGGCCTGACGGTGGAGCAGATGCAAAACCAGATGGACCCGGTGTACACGCCGGCGCGAAAAATCCACCTGTACCACTGCGACCATCGCGGCCTGCCGCTGGCGCTTGTCAGCACGGAAGGGGCAACAGAATGGTGCGCAGAATACGATGAATGGGGCAACCTGCTGAATGAAGAGAACCCGCATCAGCTGCAGCAGCTTATCCGCCTGCCGGGGCAGCAGTATGATGAGGAGTCCGGCCTGTATTACAACCGCCACCGCTATTATGACCCGCTGCAGGGGAGGTATATCACTCAGGATCCGATTGGGCTGAAGGGGGGATGGAATTTTTATCAGTATCCGCTGAATCCGGTTCAGTATATAGATTCAATGGGACTGGCATCAAAATATGGACACTTAAATAATGGCGGATATGGAGCGAGACCCAACAAACCGCCTACGCCCGATCCAAGTAAATTGCCGGACATAACGAAACAATTAAGACTGCCATATCCTATTGACCAGGCCAGTAGTGCGCCTAATGTTTTCAAAACATTCTTCAGAGCATTAAGCCCTTACGACTACACACTGTATTGCAGGAAGTGGGTAAAACCAAATCTGACTTGTACGCCACAGGATGATTCCCAGTATCCAGGGATGGATACAAAGACAGCAAGTGATTACCTGCCACAGACAAATTGGCCAACAACTCAATTACCACCAGGATATACTTGTGCAGAACCCTATTTATTCCCAGACATTAATAAACCCGATGGGCCAGCAACAGCAGGGATAGATGATTTGGGTGAAATTTTAGCTAAGATGAAACAGAGAACATCGAGAGGAATAAGAAAATGAAAAGAGTTTTGTTCTTTTTGCTGATGATATTTGTTAGTTTTGGTGTTATAGCTGATTGCGAAATACAAGCTAAAGATCATGATTGTTTTACTATTTTCGCTAAGGGTACTATTTTTTCCGCGTTTCCTGTCTTAAATAATAAAGCCATGTGGAGATGGTATCAGAATGAGGACATCGGTGAGTATTATTGGCAAACAGAACTGGGTACATGTAAAAATAATAAATTCACACCAAGCGGGGTGAGACTCTTAATTCGCGTCGGGTCACTACGCCTTAATGAAAATCATGCCATCAAAGGAACGTTGCAGGAGTTGATAAATACAGCAGAAAAAACGGCGTTTCTCGGCGATCGGTTTAGAAGTTATATAAGAGCGGGTATCTATCAAAAAAAGAGCAGTGATCCAGTTCAGTTGTTGGCAGTCCTTGATAATTCAATCATGGTAAAATATTTTAAAGATGAGAAACCAACTTATGCTCGAATGACAGCACATCTCCCGAACAAAAATGAGTCTTACGAATGTTTAATAAAGATACAGCATGAACTAATTCGTAGTGAAGAGAAATAAAATCTCTTCCTGAGAAAACAAATTAATCATTGTGAAAAATTATATAACTCATGGAATAGGTGTTTATTTTGCGTTCCATTTGCAGGGAAAGATCACGTAACGCTACTTTTTTGTACTAAATAATTCGAATTTTAAGTTCAACAATTGAGATACTACTTATTGTCTAAAGCTGTTTTTCATAGCTTATACATGATCAAATACTCCTTACATAAATAAGGTGAACAAATGGAACTTAAAAAATTGATGGAACATATTTCTATTACACCCGATTACAGACAAGCCTGGAAAGTGGTGCATAAATTGTCAGGCATCCTACTATTGACTATTTTTGCCGTTATTTCTGGTGCAGAAAGTTGGGAAGATATAGAGGATTTCGGGGAAACACATCTCGATTTCTTGAAGCAATATGGTGATTTTGAAAATGGTATTCCTGTTCACGATACTATTGCCAGAGTTGTATCCTGTATCAGTCCTGCAAAATTTCACGAGTGCTTTATTAACTGGATGCGTGATTGCCATTCATCAAATGATAAAGACGTCATTGCAATTGATGGAAAAACGCTCCGGCACTCTTATGACAAGAGTCGCCGCAGGGGAGCGATTCATGTCATTAGTGCGTTCTCAACAATGCACAGTCTGGTCATCGGGCAGATCAAGACGGATAAGAAATCCAATGAGATCACAGCTATCCCAGAACTTCTTAACATGCTGGATATTAAAGGAAAAATCATCACAACCGATGCGATGGGTTGCCAGAAAGATATTGCAGAGAAGATACAAAAACAGGGAGGTGATTATTTATTCGCTGTAAAAGGAAACCAGGGGCGGCTAAATAAAGCCTTCGAGGAAAAATTTCCGCTGAAAGAATTAAATAATCCCAAGCATGACAGTTACGCAATTAGTGAAAAGAGTCACGGCAGAGAAGAAACCCGTCTTCATATTGTTTGCGATGTCCCTGATGAGCTTATTGATTTCACGTTTGAATAGAAAGGGCAGCTATGGTTAGAAACTACCTGACGTCAGTCCTTGCGGGGAGCAGGCTTTCGTAAATTTGTCCTGCTACAACAGGATTAACTTCACAAATATCATTTCTCAACGTCTACACTTACTCCTGTAAACCGTTCAGGAGCAGTAATGAATCAGCAACGATTTGATGACAGCACCCTAATCCGTATCTTCGCGCTTCATGAGTTATATCGACTGAAAGAACATGGCTTAACGCGCGGGGCGCTTCTCGATTATCACAGCCGCTATAAACTCGTCTTTCTGGCGCATTCTCAGCCGGAATACCGCAAACTTGGCCCGTTTGTGGCTGATATTCATCGGTGGCAAAATCTGGATGACTATTACAACCAGTACCGCCAACGCGTAATCGTTTTACTTTCTCACCCCGCCAACACGCGCGATCACACCAACGTTTTGATGCACGTTCAGGGTTATTTTCGCCCACATATTGATTCCACAGAACGCCAGCAGCTGGCTGCGCTTATCGACAGTTATCGCCGTGGCGAGCAACCGCTTCTTGCGCCGCTGATGCGTATCAAACACTATATGGCGCTTTATCCTGACGCCTGGCTTTCAGGGCAGCGTTATTTCGAACTTTGGCCGCGTGTGATTAACTTGCGCCATTCAGGAGTTTTATGACTACCCATCTGGTCTGGTTTCGCCAGGATTTACGTCTGCATGATAATCTCGCGCTTGCTGCCGCCTGCCGCAATTCGTCTGCACGCGTGCTGGCGCTGTATATCGCTACACCACGCCAGTGGGAGACGCATAACATGTCGCCGCGTCAGGCTGAACTTATCAATGCTCAACTGAATGGGCTACAAATAGCGCTTGCGGAAAAAGGTATTCCTTTATTGTTCCGTGAAGTGGATGACTTTGTCGCCAGTGTCGAAATAGTTAAACAGGTGTGCGCGGAAAACAGCGTTACCCACCTGTTTTATAACTATCAGTATGAAGTGAATGAGCGGGCGCGGGATGTGGAAGTTGAAAGAGCGCTGCGTAACGTGGTGTGTGAAGGATTTGATGACAGCGTGATCCTGCCGCCTGGCGCGGTGATGACCGGCAATCACGAGATGTACAAAGTCTTTACGCCTTTTAAGAATGCCTGGCTGAAACGGCTGCGGGAAGGGATGCCGGAGTGCGTCGCTGCACCAAAAGTTCGTAGTAGCGGATCGATAGAGCCCTCGCCATCCATTACGCTGAATTATCCTCGTCAGTCTTTCGATACTGCGCATTTTCCGGTGGAAGAAAAAGCGGCGATTGCGCAATTACGCCAGTTTTGCCAGAACGGTGCCGGAGATTATGAGCAACAACGAGATTTTCCGGCAGTGGAAGGCACCAGCCGTTTGTCGGCCAGCCTGGCAACGGGCGGGTTATCGCCTCGCCAGTGCTTGCATCGCTTGTTGGCTGAACAGCCGCAGGCGCTGGACGGTGGGGCCGGTAGTGTCTGGCTTAGTGAGCTGATCTGGCGCGAGTTCTACCGTCATCTGATGACGTATTACCCCTCGTTGTGTAAACATCGTCCATTTATTGCCTGGACGGATCGTGTGCAGTGGCAAAGCAATCCCGCACATTTACAGGCCTGGCAGAAAGGCAAAACGGGATACCCGATTGTTGATGCCGCTATGCGTCAGCTTAACAGCACTGGCTGGATGCATAACCGGCTACGGATGATTACAGCCAGTTTTCTGGTGAAAGATTTGTTGATCGACTGGCGCGAAGGCGAGCGATATTTCATGTCGCAGCTGATTGATGGTGATTTGGCAGCTAATAACGGTGGCTGGCAGTGGGCGGCTTCTACGGGTACTGATGCTGCGCCGTATTTTCGTATTTTCAATCCGATAACTCAGGGCGAGAAATTTGACCGTGAGGGCGAGTTTATTCGTCGATGGTTACCGGAGCTGCGCGATGTACCAGGGAAAGCGGTGCATGAGCCGTGGAAGTGGGCGCAGAAAGCAGGTGTGAAGCTGGATTATCCGCAACCGATAGTTGATCACAAAGAGGCAAGGCTGCGAACGCTGGCAGCGTACGAAGAAGCGAGGAAAGGAGCCTGATAAAACGCAGCGAGCGTTTTATCAGGTATGGTGCTGGCCTATTATGACTCCAGCGCCAGCGCGCGGTTTCTGAATTTCAGCGCCTGATACAGCCAAATCATCAGTACCAGTCCTACACACGCCAGTGCGCCCCAGGTAATTTGATCAAATACTTCAATATATGCATTGATGGAGTAGTTGATCGCCCCGGAAGCATCAAACGAAGCCTGCGATGTCTGATCGGCAATCACGCCCGCCAGATAGTTCGCGATCGCGCCAGAAAGCAGCATGTAGATGCCGGTTAATACGCCGGTCACGCCCGGAATTTCAATGCGCGTAATTTGCGACATGGCAACCGGGTCGATAAACAGTTCCGCAAAGCCCATCACCGCCAGGCCTAATACCATCAGTGGCAGAGAAGAGTGACCATACATTGCGGACCAGCGGGCGCTTAAGGTCAGAATGCAGAACCCGGCGCTCATCAGGCCGAGACCAAGAGCAAATTTTCCCCAGATGCGCACGGTACGATTACCTGCGACGCTTTCTTTAACCACCCACGCCAGGAACACACCGCACAGCATAACTGCGAAGGCATTAATCGACTGGAACATAGCAGTCGGAACGGTATAACCAAACATATCGCGGTTAACGAAGCGGTCGATATAAAGGCTAATCGAGCTGCCGCCCTGTTGTGCGAAGGCCCAGAACAACATACTGAAGAAGGTGAGCGTCACAATCAGCCCCAGCTCCTTACGCTGTTTCTGGTTTTCTGCTTTGCGATAAATTTTTGCCAGTACACCCAGGCCAATAATAGTCGCGACAATTAAGGCGTATACCGACCACTCTTTCCAGAACAATACGGTAATCAGCGCAGGCGTTGCCACCAGCAGAACCAGCAGCCATCCCCAGTTAGGCAGGAGAAAGTTTGTCGCACGCAGTACTTTTTTATTAACGCCGCGGGTATGAGTGAAATGACGATTGCCACATAAGAAAATGACCAGACCCGCGATCATGCCAACCGCCGCCAGGCCAAAGCCCATCGCCCAGCTGTACTCTTCCTGGGCGTAACCACAGGCGATAGGTGCGATAATAGACCCCACGTTACCCGCCGCATACATCAGCGAGAAACCGCCATCACGACGCGGATCGGTTGGCTCATACAGCTCGCCGAGCAGGCAACTGACATTGGATTTAAACAGACCATAGCCACAAACGATTATCGCCAGGGACAGATAGAGGAATGACGGATGGATCTCACTGGCACCCAACACCACATGACCGATCGCCATCAATAACGCCCCCAGCATCACCGCCATGCGATTGCCGAGAACTTTATCCGCCAAAAAGCCACCGAGGATTGGCGTGACATACACCAGCGAACAGTAGGCGCTAAATAACTCGTAGGCGTGAGTATCGTTGTATTTTAGTTGATTGGTGAGATAGAGAATCAGCAGGGCACGCATGCCGTAAAAGCTAAAATATTCCCAGATTTGCAGCGCAACGACATAGTAAATAGCGCGCGGCTGTGATGCGTGTTTATTCATAATAATTCCACAATTGACGGCAACGTCACGTAATAGTTGCGCGGCGTGCTTGTGTTTCCTTAAAGTTAAAACTTTGATACAGATCTGATTATTTATGCAATATGCTGTCTGATTGCATAAATATACATTAGCTGAAGCGTGATGATATAAACAATTTGCGTCTTTTGGCGTCGGGTTTGTTTCTTAATATGTCAAAAGATTGGCTATCGACGAACTGGCGAGGTAACGCTATGTTAACGGTGTAGCTATCAGAATACGGAAGGCGCGAAGATGAAAAACACCGAACTGGAACAACTGATTAACGAAAAACTGAACAGCGCGGCGATTAGTGATTACGCGCCGAATGGTTTGCAGGTGGAAGGCAAAGAGACGGTGCAAAAAATTGTTACCGGTGTCACCGCCAGCCAGGCTTTGCTCGATGAGGCAGTGCGTCTGGGCGCGGATGCGGTCATTGTGCATCATGGCTACTTCTGGAAAGGAGAGTCTCCGGTCATTCGCGGAATGAAGCGTAACCGTTTAAAAACGTTGCTGGCGAATGATATCAACCTGTATGGCTGGCATTTGCCGCTTGACGCACATCCTGAGCTGGGCAATAACGCACAGCTGGCGGCGTTACTGGGGATCACGGTCATGGGCGAAATTGAGCCGTTGGTGCCGTGGGGAGAGCTGACCATGCCTGTGCCGGGACTGGAACTAGCCTCCTGGATTGAAGCGCGTCTGGGACGTAAGCCGTTATGGTGTGGCGATACCGGACCTGAGGTGGTCCAGCGCGTCGCCTGGTGCACGGGCGGCGGGCAAAGTTTTATCGATAGCGCCGCGCGTTTTGGCGTGGATGCTTTTATTACTGGCGAAGTTTCTGAACAGACCATTCATTCAGCCCGCGAGCAGGGATTGCATTTTTATGCTGCAGGTCACCATGCCACTGAACGTGGTGGTATTCGCGCATTGAGCGAGTGGCTGAATGAAAATACCGATCTTGATGTGACCTTTATTGATATTCCTAATCCTGCATAACGAATAATCAGAGGGATCGAAAGTGCAACGAGCGCGTTGTTATCTGATAGGTGAAACGGCGGTAGTGCTGGAACTGGAACCGCCGGTGACGCTGGCTAGCCAGAAACGGATCTGGCGACTGGCGCAGCGTCTGGTGGATATGCCGAATGTGGTTGAAGCCATTCCCGGCATGAACAATATTACGGTGATTTTGCGTAATCCTGAGTCGCTGGCGCTGGATGCCATAGAGCGTTTGCAACGCTGGTGGGAGGAGAGCGAGGCCCTGGAACCTGAGTCTCGCTTTATTGAAATTCCGGTGGTTTACGGTGGTGCAGGCGGACCGGATTTGGCGGTGGTCGCGGCGCATTGCGGGTTGAGCGAAAAACAGGTTGTTGAATTGCACTCCTCCGTGGAATACGTGGTCTGGTTTTTAGGTTTTCAACCGGGCTTCCCGTATCTCGGGAGTTTGCCGGAACAACTACACACGCCACGGCGCGCTGAACCGCGCTTACTCGTTCCGGCAGGTTCTGTCGGGATCGGCGGGCCGCAGACTGGTGTTTATCCGCTGGCAACGCCGGGTGGCTGGCAGTTGATTGGTCATACCTCACTCAGCCTGTTTGATCCGGCGCGTGACGAACCCATCTTATTACGTCCGGGAGACAGCGTGCGCTTTGTACCGCAGAAGGAGGGAGTATGCTGAAGATTATTCGTGCGGGCATGTATACCACTGTGCAGGATGGCGGTCGTCACGGTTTTCGCCAGTCGGGTATCAGCCACTGCGGCGCACTGGATATGCCCGCGTTACGCATTGCTAACCTACTGGTGGGTAATGACGCCAATGCCCCCGCGCTGGAGATCACGCTCGGTCAGTTAACTGTTGAGTTCGAAACTGATGGGTGGTTTGCTCTGACGGGTGCCGGTTGCGAAGCGCGGCTGGATGATAATGCCGTCTGGACCGGCTGGCGATTGCCGATGAAAGCAGGCCAGCGTTTAACGCTTAAACGCCCGCAGCACGGGATGCGCAGTTATCTGGCGGTCGCGGGTGGTATTGATGTTCCGCCGGTAATGGGGTCATGCAGCACCGATCTCAAAGTGGGGATTGGCGGGCTGGAAGGCCGTTTACTGAAGGATGGTGACCGACTCCCGATTGGCAAAGCGAAGCGTGATTTTATGGAAGCGCAGGGCGTTAAACAGCTGCTGTGGGGCAACCGCATTCGCGCCTTGCCGGGGCCGGAATATCATGAGTTCGATCGTGCCTCGCAGGATGCATTCTGGCGTTCGCCCTGGCAGCTTAGCTCGCAAAGTAACCGCATGGGCTATCGCTTACAGGGGCAAATTTTAAAACGCACCACCGATCGCGAACTGTTATCTCACGGTTTGTTACCGGGCGTGGTGCAGGTGCCACATAACGGGCAGCCGATTGTGTTGATGAACGACGCACAGACCACCGGTGGTTACCCGCGTATTGCCTGCATCATTGAGGCTGATATGTACCATCTTGCGCAAATTCCGCTCGGTCAGCCGATTCATTTTGTCCAGTGTTCACTGGAAGAGGCACTGAAAGCGCGGCAAGATCAGCAACGTTATTTTGAACAATTAGCGTGGCGGCTGCACAATGAAAATTGACCTGAACGCCGATCTGGGCGAAGGCTGCGCCAGCGACGCAGAGCTATTAACGCTGGTTTCCTCTGCCAATATTGCCTGTGGATTTCATGCAGGCGATGCGCAAACCATGCAGGCTTGCGTGCGTGAAGCAATAAAAAATGGTGTTGCAATTGGCGCTCACCCGAGTTTTCCCGACAGGGAAAATTTTGGTCGCAGCGCCATGCAGTTGCCGCCAGAAACCGTTTACGCCCAGACGCTGTATCAAATTGGCGCGCTGGCAACGATTGCCCGTGCGCAAGGCGGCGTAATGCGTCATGTCAAACCGCACGGCATGTTGTACAACCAGGCGGCGAAAGAAGCACAACTGGCAGACGCCATCGCCAGAGCGGTATACGCTTGCGATCCGGCATTGATTCTCGTTGGGCTGGCAGGAAGCGAGCTGATTCGTGCAGGCAAGCAATATGGCCTGACAACGCGCGAGGAAGTGTTTGCCGATCGCGGTTATCAGGCTGACGGCTCGCTGGTGCCGCGAAGTCAGCCAGGCGCGTTGATTGAAAACGAAGAACAGGCGCTGGCGCAAACGCTAGAGATGGTGCAACACGGCAGAGTCAAAAGTATCACCGGCGAATGGGCAACGGTCACGGCGCAAACAGTCTGCCTGCATGGCGACGGCGAGCACGCACTGGCGTTCGCCCGCCGACTACGCTCTACATTTGCCGAAAAGGAGATTGTTGTCGCAGCATAACCCCGATTAATAAAGAATGAAAAAAGGATATCACCATGCCTGAAGGCCCGGAGATCCGCCGTGCAGCGGATAACCTGGAGGCGGCGATCAAAGGCAAACCACTAACTGATGTCTGGTTTGCCTTCCCGCAGTTAAAAACTTATCAATCACAACTTATCGGTCAACACGTTACCCATGTGGAAACGCGTGGTAAGGCGTTGTTAACTCATTTTTCCAACGACTTAACGCTCTACAGCCATAATCAGCTTTACGGCGTCTGGCGCGTGGTTGATACCGGCGAAGAGCCGCAGACCACGCGAGTATTGCGGGTAAAACTGCAAACGGCTGACAAAACCATTCTGCTTTATAGCGCCTCGGATATTGAGATGTTGAGGCCGGAACAACTGACCACGCATCCGTTTTTACAACGCGTTGGTCCCGATGTGCTGGATCCGAATCTGACGCCGGAGGTGGTAAAGGAACGGTTATTGTCACCGCGCTTTCGTAACCGTCAGTTTGCAGGATTACTGCTCGATCAGGCGTTTCTGGCTGGGCTTGGCAATTATTTGCGGGTGGAGATCCTCTGGCAGGTTGGGTTGACTGGAAATCATAAAGCGAAAGATCTCAATGCGGCGCAACTGGATGCACTCGCACACGCGTTACTGGAGATTCCTCGGTTTTCTTACGCTACGCGGGGGCAGGTGGATGAGAATAAGCATCATGGGGCGCTGTTTCGCTTTAAGGTTTTTCATCGTGATGGCGAACTGTGCGAACGCTGTGGCGGCATCATTGAGAAAACCACGTTGTCCTCGCGCCCGTTTTACTGGTGTCCAGGCTGCCAGCACTAGGCCGACCGCTTCGGCGCATAGGTTGAAATAAACCGCGCAATGGCTGGCCCCGTCAGCAAAATACTGAACAGGCGCAGGGTTTGCATCGCCATAATAAGCGCCATATCGGCATTGCTCCCTGCGGCGATGACCGCCACGGTATCAAGCCCGCCGGGACTGGTGGCGAGGTAGGCAGTCATAAAATCAATGTGCATAAACCGGGTCAGCCCCCACGCCATACCCGCACAAATAGCCAGCAGAGCAAAAATCGACAGCAGGATTTGCGGTAGCGGGCGTAGTGCCCGCAGTAAGATTTGTTTATCGAAACCAAGACCAATCCGCCAGCCAATTGCCATATACGCCATCGCCAGCAGCCATTCCGGTAGTTCGATGGTGATGAGCTGACCAGACTGGAGCACTGCGCCCGCCAGCATCGGGATGAGCATCGTGCCGGAAGGAAGACGCAGCATGCATCCCGCCGTACCGGCAACGACTGCGAGCAAAATCGTAAGCAGGAGATTAATGCTCACTGGCGGGAACCAGACGATTTGCTGGTTAACCGCTTCAGCGTTATCACCCAGCATCATGCGGGTGACCAGAACAGCGGCCCCCGCGACGAACAGCACTCGCAGATATTGCATAAACGCCACCAGGCGAATATCTGCGCCGTAATCTTGCGCCATAGCGACCATTGCCGCTGCGCCGCCTGGAGAAGAACCCCAGGCACCGGTATTTCCAGGCAGTGAGCTATAGCGCACCAATAACCAACCCACGATGGCGCTGGAAAGCAGCGTCACCAGTAAAATAGCAAGCACGATCGGCCAGTTGGCGGCCAGCGTGGTGAGAATCGAACCAGTGAGGTTTTGCGCAATCATGCAGCCAAGAATGGCCTGCGCGGCGAGAAAAGCGGAGCGGGGAAGTTGCAGAGTAATTCCGCGCATACTGAAGATGATCCCGGCGATCATCGGCCCAAGTAATAGCGCCGCCGGGAGATGTACCGCGAGGAAACCAATAGAAAGGAGAAGTGATAGCACACATAACATTCCCCACTGCAAAACTGGCATCCTTCGCTCCCTCATTATTTTCTCTTTGGTGTATCGATACAGCATAAAGAAAGCCGGGCCAGGAAAAAATAACAGCAATCAAGGAAAAGGGGAAAATCAGCAATTTTCTGAAAGAGATGCCCTTTCCGGCTGCAAAGGGCATCATGGCAAATCAGTTATAGTTAATCTTAAAAAGCACCACTGTATCGAAGGGGCCAGCCTCGATGGGGGTGCCTGCAATGGACGAAAGTTCAGCCGTATAGGTTTTTTCGTAGATCAGCATATCGCTGGTGAAATCGGCGTATTCAGCATATTTATTGAAGGTATAAGGCGAGGCGTTTTCATCCAGCAAACGTAGCTTCAGACCATTACCAATCAACAATGCTTTATCTTCTTCAACCAACGTTTCTTCGGTATAAAAGGAGGAACTGACTTTAAATCCGTCGGTGCATTGGTCATTTTGTGATTTTGTCGTCTTAATACTGAATGTTTTCGACATTGTGTGGCGACGAATATCCAGCAAATTAAATTTACCAAAATCAATCACCTGTGTTTCCGGTGAAATGGAAAAATTGACGCTGCAATCCAGCACGCGAATGTTTTCCAGACCAGTAATATGATATTTCAGGTTTTGGGCAGTAGGGTCTTCGTTAACGCTACCGGCACCGTCAAATTGCACGACGATATAGTCGCTAAGCGTACTTTGATAATCATGCGGCGGCATTTCTCGTATTTTGACGTATAACCGCATGCGAGCGAGAAAGGTACGCGACATGTGAATATTAGCGGGATCACCCGAGCAAATTTTGTTCTGCCATCCCATCGCGATAATCTGCTCAGGGGTATAAATGTCAATGTTCTTACTGTCAATACACTGGTTAGTGTCGATGCGGCTTTTTCCCTGGTTGGCGTCATAATCAACGCCATTGTAAGTTACGCCGAGTTGATAATAGCGATCCTGCACCCCCGGGTAGGGGTTTACCCAGGCATAAACATGCTCACTTTCAAAATTGCCGTTGGTATTGTTGTCACAATAGACGGGAATTTTAATATCGTCAGATTCCCAAATCTTATCGCCGAGTTTGGCATTGCCTGGTACAGCAAAAGGTTGAATCGCTTCTGATTTTTCTACCGAGCCACCGGATGAACCAAAGTAGCAGTTCAGGGCAAGCGCAGACTTCAACGGCAGAAATAACAGACAGATGACGAGCAACACTCCCTTGCCAGCACTCATTTCTTCGCCTCCACGGCTTGTAAATGGCATTGTCCGCTGCAGTTGAGCGTCGTCATGCGTAACGCGCCGTAATCATCCATATAACCGAGATAAAACTGGCTGCCGCTATAATTTCCGGTGTTTGTGTTGACCGTACTAAAAGGCGCAACCATCACGGTTTTGAAGCCGGGGAGAACGCCTTTTTCATTTCGTCCCAGGTAGGCAATGGTCAGATAATACGCGGTAGGATTTTTCAGTGTCAGTTGGTTGCCCTGCTGGCTGACCTGTAACTGCAGTTCGACCTTTTCTCCTGCTTTCTTGCGTAATGCAGCCGGTCGCCAGAACACCTTGATACGACTCTGAATGGCGACTTGCAGAACGGCATGGTCGCTGTTTTTTTCCGGGGCGGGAGGAATTTCACGCATATTGTAGAAAAATAGCGTTTCGCGATCGCCCGGTAATTTTGTGGTCGAGGCTTGCTTTACTATCCGTACCTGCGTTGTTGCTTTCGGTTCCAGACGTTGTATCGGCGGCAGGGCGACCAGAAGATCATCGCTTTTCTCCCCTTTTTCATTTTCGAGCCAGGAATAAGCGAGGTAGGGGAGTTTATCGCTACGATTATCCACCCGCAGACTGGTAGCTTTATCATTAGCGTTAAACACAATACGAGTGCGATCGGGTTGTAGTGCAGCGTGGCTGCACAGACTGGCAACCAACAACAAAAGGGGTAGTCCTTTCATAAATGTCATTTTCATTTCCTTAATTAATGACAAGGTAAAATCAGGCGATTTGCGGTGTCTTCCATATGTTCAGGAAGATGGAGCGAGCAATGCTGGCTATCACCCCAGACCACGGTAAACTTTTGATTTTCAGCGACTCCGCTTAACCAGGCATGTCCTTCCTCGCCAACCATCCCCACGCTAATGCCGCTGTCATCCTGGCGGATATCCGCTCCGAGGGGAGGAAACTGACCGCTGGCGTTGCGAATGATGACGTTAACGTCTTTACCGGAACGGGAAGCCAGTGATTTGTAACCTATCGCGCCTTCAATCCACGTTTCTTTGATAACGTTTTCTGCAACTGTTACGCCGTCGGGTAAGTCATTCATGTTCACCGCCACGGTGGAAGGCTGGTAACTGGAAATCAACGGCACCACCGCAATGCCAAAATGGTTGGTGTAGTCGAGATTGCCCTGAACCGGAATATCTGCCACGCCATCGGTGCTGACCATCAGGCGTGGTTCATTGGTGGAGCTGCGGCGATGAAACGCTGCACCATATTGGGTTGCGGTGAAAGAACCGCTCCAGCTGCTGCTGACGGAACTGTAATCATTGGCGGCATAGGTACCAGAAATATCCCACTCACCCGCTGAACTCAGGTGCTGATAGTTACCGCTCACCTGGGCTCCATTGTCCGGACGGTCGGATTGCAGTCCGGCAGACATGCCCCAGCTATTACGTTCATCCAGCGTATCGTTCCACGACATGCGGTGTGTGGTGCTGTGGCTACTGTTTTGCATGTCATAGCCAACCCGACCACCGTTACCGAAGGGGAGCGAAATCGACAGGTAAATCTGGTTGTCGCGATCTTTATCTTCGTAATGGGTTGTATTGAATGACGTCGAAATAGAGATATCTCTCCAGTCACCAATATCAACATTAAAACCTGCCGTGATGTTGGCGGTCGTGGAGGCGTCTGCATTCCACCAGGTTTGATGTAGCAGGTTGGCGTAAAGATTGAGGTTTAGTGGGGTAATCGGTTGGCCCACAGATAAGCTGATCGTCTGTTTTTCGTCCTGCGCATCGCTGTCGTTGTATTTGTGATCCAGATAGTTGGCGTAGCTGTGAAAATGACGATCGGAGAAACGATAAGCGGCGAGGGAAATCGTGCTGTTGGTGGCATCCACTTGTTTGCTGTAATTAAAACGGTAGCTTAAGCCCCGCTCGTCCTGCTGAGTATCAAAGTGACTACTGGCCCACGTGACATCAAACGACAGCGCGCCAAGCCACAGCATATTTTGCCCGATACCTATTGCGGCAGAATGGTAGTCATCACCAGAAAGCAGCAGGCCGCCGTACAGCGAGGTGTTTGACAGCATCCCCCAGGAAACTTCATTGCTAAAAAAGGTTTCATTTTCAGTTTGATGTGACATGGAGGGCCGTGGCTGACCCGCGGCCAGTTTATAGCGAACCTGTCCCTGACGAGTCAGGAAGGGCGTCGATGCTGCCGAAACCTGGAAATTGTTCACCCGACCATCTTCTTCCGTCACTTTGACATCCAGTGTGCCCTGAACAGACTGATTAAGGTCGTCAATGATAAATGGGCCTGGTGGGACTTTTTTCTGGTAAATGACGCGGCCTGATTGACTGATCGTCACCGTGGCATTGGTCTGTGCAATACCGCTAATTTGTGGGGCGTAGCCGCGTAGTTCCCATGGCAACATTCGATCGTCACTTGCCAGTGCCGCGCCGGTATAAGAAAAACCGTCGAAAATATTGGAACTAAAATCCGTTTCGCCGAGGGTTAATTTTGAACCTAATTGCGGTAACGGGCGAAAAAGATAGGTACGTGATATTTCGCCTGACTGTTCATGGTTATCATCGCTATCAGTCTGATTCAACAGATAATCACTGCGTAAGCGCCATGCCCCCGTGTTGATTCCGGCTGTTCCATAGGCGTTAAGATTAGTGCTGCTGCTGCCATCCTGTGGGCGGTAGCTGCTGGCAAACAAGTTGTAATCCATCAGGACACCGGCGACACCTTCTTTCCATGTGGAGGGTGGGGTCCAGTTTTCTGAGTGCCACGCCAGCCAGGCTTGCGGAATGGTGATATTTAGTTGCTGATTGGCTTGATCGAAATTGAAGAGCATTTCAGGTCGGGAGCTAAAATCGACGCACTGATTTATCAATGGTAACGACTGACGGACTTCAGGTTTTAAGCCAAATTTATCGACCAGTAAATCATTGATGCACGGAATGGTTTTATCGTCATTTTTGTGCCAGTTAATCTTTTGCCCGTTACTGATTTGGTTATTATTTACCGCAACGCTAACAAAATACTCACCGGGAGCAATGACTCCTTTTTCCTTTAATAATGAAATATCAATGCGGTCGCGCATTGATTTATCGAGAACATTAAGGTTGAATTCGACCGCCAATGCGCAAGGCATCGCCACGACCAGGCAGGATACAAAAGAGAGTCGATAAATATTCACGGTGTCCATACCTGATAAATATTTTATGAAAGGCGGCGATAGCGCCGCCAAAGTAATACTTATTTATAATCCAGCACGTAGGTTGCATTCGCCGTAACTGCGCCTGGCGTTACAGGTGTAGCCTGATCAATTTGTTCCATCCAGGCAAAGAAATTCAGCGTTTGTTCGCTGGAGGTCGGAGCCAGGTCGATATCTGGAGTAGCGGTGCCTAAAACGATATTGCTTTGATCTTTATTCATTAAACGTACGCCGACGCCGGTGGCTTCACCCGTGCTGGTGTTGTTGAGAATCGGATCTGCGCCGGTGGTTTTCGCTGAGCTATCAAAGGTGACTGCAACTTTAGAAATCTTGCCACCGGAACCGTTGCTGGAGTTTTCCAGATCACAGTTGACTAAGCGCAGGTCGACAGCAACGGCATCGCTGTGATGTGACTGATTAATGTGGCTGGTGGTCACCTGACCGAGTTCAACCTCTTTATCAATATCATCCTGATGTATTTCACACGGTGCTTCAATAACTTCACCTTTAAAGTGAATTTCACCGGATCCTTCATCAGCCGCATAAACAGGTGCTGTGAACAGCAGAGATACGGCCAGTGCGGCCAATGTTTTTTGTCCTTTAAACATAACGGAGTCCTTTAACAGAAAAGAAAAAAGTATATCGGTGCAAGAATATCTTATTTGATTGTCGAATGTTTTTAGTTTTTCTTAAAAATATTATTAATTTTATTAAATGTAAAAGTAATTAATTGATGGTATGAATTAAATGTTTGATGAATAACGTATTGGAAATTATAGGGGTGCGCTATATTTGGTGGTTTATTCATGTAACTGAGAGGAAGATAGATGATTAAAAATCATCGATTTGTTTATAATTTATACCGATATATTTTTTTTTAGAATATATGAATGTCCGATAGTGGATTTTATTTTTACAATTTTTTGTGTTTAGGCATATAAAAATTAACCCGCCATTTGAACGGCGGGTTAAAATATTTACAACTTAGCAATCAACCATTAACGCTTGATATCGCTTTTAAAGTCGCGTTTTTCATATCCTGTATACAGCTGACGCGGACGGGCAATCTTCATACCGTCACTGTGCATTTCGCTCCAGTGGGCGATCCAGCCAACGGTACGTGCCATTGCGAAAATGACGGTGAACATGGAAGACGGAATACCCATCGCTTTCAGGATGATACCAGAGTAGAAATCGACGTTCGGGTACAGTTTCTTCTCGATAAAGTACGGGTCGTTCAGCGCGATGTTTTCCAGCTCCATAGCCACTTCCAGCAGGTCATCTTTGGTGCCCAGCTCTTTCAGAACTTCATGGCAGGTTTCACGCATTACGGTGGCGCGCGGGTCGTAATTTTTGTACACGCGGTGACCGAAGCCCATCAGGCGGAAAGAATCATTTTTATCTTTCGCACGACGAACAAATTCCGGAATGTGTTTAACGGAGCTAATTTCTTCCAGCATTTTCAGCGCCGCTTCGTTAGCACCACCGTGCGCAGGTCCCCACAGTGAAGCAATACCTGCTGCGATACAGGCAAACGGGTTCGCACCCGAAGAGCCAGCGGTACGCACGGTGGAGGTAGAGGCGTTCTGTTCATGGTCAGCGTGCAGGATCAGAATACGGTCCATAGCACGTTCCAGAATCGGATTAACTTCATACGGTTCGCACGGCGTGGAGAACATCATATTCAGGAAGTTACCGGCATAGGAGAGATCGTTGCGCGGATAAACAAATGGCTGACCAATGGAATACTTGTAACACATCGCGGCCATGGTCGGCATTTTCGACAGCAGGCGGAACGCGGCAATTTCACGATGACGAGGATTGTTAACATCCAGCGAGTCGTGATAGAACGCCGCCAGCGCGCCGGTAATACCACACATGACTGCCATTGGATGTGAGTCGCGACGGAAAGCGTGGAACAGACGGGTAATCTGCTCGTGGATCATGGTATGACGGGTCACCGTAGTTTTAAATTCGTCATACTGTTCCTGAGTCGGTTTTTCACCATTCAGCAGGATGTAACAAACTTCCAGGTAGTTAGAATCGGTCGCCAGCTGATCGATCGGGAAACCGCGGTGCAGCAAAATACCTTCATCACCATCAATAAAAGTAATTTTAGATTCGCAGGATGCGGTTGAAGTGAAGCCTGGGTCAAAGGTGAACACACCTTTTGAACCGAGAGTACGGATATCAATAACATCTTGACCCAGCGTGCCTTTCAGCACATCCAGTTCAACAGCTGTGTCCCCGTTGAGGGTGAGTTTTGCTTTTGTATCAGCCATTTAAGGTCTCCTTAGCGCCTTATTACGTAAGACTGCCGGAACTTAAATTTGCCTTCGCACATCAACCTGGCTTTACCCGTTTGTTATTTGGCTCGCCGCTCTGTGAAAGAGGGGAAAACCTGGGTACAGAGCTCTGGGCGCTTGCAGGTAAAGGATCCATTGATGACGAATAAATGGCGAATCAAGTACTTAGCAATCCGAATTATTAAACTTGTCTACCACTAATAACTGTCCCGAATGAATTGGTCAATACTTCCACACTGTTACATAAGTTAATCTTAGGTGAAATACCGACTTCATAACTTTTACGCATTATATGCTTTTCCTGGTAATGTTTGTAACAACTTTGTTGAATGATTGTCAAATTAGATGATTAAAAATTAAATAAATGTTGTTATCGTGACCTGGATCACTGTTCAGGATAAAACCCGACAAACTATATGTAGGTTAATTGTAATGATTTTGTGAACAGCCTATACTGCCGCCAGGTCTCCGGAACACCCTGCAATCCCGAGCCACCCAGCGTTGTAACGTGTCGTTTTCGCATCTGGAAGCAGTGTTTTGCATGACGCGCAGTTATAGAAAGGACGCTGTCTGACCCGCAAGCAGACCGGAGGAAGGAAATCCCGACGTCTCCAGGTAACAGAAAGTTAACCTCTGTGCCCGTAGTCCCCAGGGAATAATAAGAACAGCATGTGGGCGTTATTCATGATAAGAAATGTGAAAAAACAAAGACCTGTTAATCTGGACCTACAGACCATCCGGTTCCCCATCACGGCGATAGCGTCCATTCTCCATCGCGTTTCCGGTGTGATCACCTTTGTTGCAGTGGGCATCCTGCTGTGGCTTCTGGGTACCAGCCTCTCTTCCCCTGAAGGTTTCGAGCAAGCTTCCGCGATTATGGGCAGCTTCTTCGTCAAATTTATCATGTGGGGCATCCTTACCGCTCTGGCGTATCACGTCGTCGTAGGTATTCGCCACATGATGATGGATTTTGGCTATCTGGAAGAAACATTCGAAGCGGGTAAACGCTCCGCCAAAATCTCCTTTGTTATTACTGTCGTGCTTTCACTTCTCGCAGGAGTCCTCGTATGGTAAGCAACGCCTCCGCATTAGGACGCAATGGCGTACATGATTTCATCCTCGTTCGCGCTACCGCTATCGTCCTGACGCTCTACATCATTTATATGGTCGGTTTTTTCGCCACCAGTGGCGAACTGACATATGAAGTCTGGATCGGTTTCTTCGCCTCTGCGTTCACCAAAGTGTTCACCCTGCTGGCGCTGTTTTCTATCTTGATTCATGCCTGGATCGGCATGTGGCAGGTGTTGACCGACTACGTTAAACCGCTGGCATTGCGCCTGATGCTGCAACTGGTGATTGTCGTTGCACTGGTGGTTTACGTGATTTATGGATTCGTTGTGGTGTGGGGTGTGTGATGAAATTGCCAGTCAGAGAATTTGATGCAGTTGTGATTGGTGCCGGTGGCGCAGGTATGCGCGCGGCGCTGCAAATTTCCCAGAGCGGCCAGACCTGTGCGCTGCTCTCTAAAGTCTTCCCGACCCGTTCCCATACCGTTTCTGCGCAAGGCGGCATTACCGTTGCGCTGGGTAATACCCATGAAGATAACTGGGAATGGCATATGTACGACACCGTAAAAGGGTCGGACTATATCGGTGACCAGGACGCGATTGAATATATGTGTAAAACCGGGCCGGAAGCGATTCTGGAACTCGAACACATGGGCCTGCCGTTCTCGCGTCTTGATGATGGTCGTATCTATCAACGTCCGTTTGGCGGTCAGTCGAAAAACTTCGGCGGCGAGCAGGCGGCACGCACTGCGGCGGCGGCTGACCGTACCGGTCACGCACTGTTGCACACGCTTTATCAGCAGAACCTGAAAAACCACACCACCATTTTCTCCGAGTGGTATGCGCTGGATCTGGTGAAAAACCAGGATGGCGCGGTGGTGGGTTGTACCGCACTGTGCATCGAAACCGGTGAAGTGGTTTATTTCAAAGCCCGCGCTACCGTGCTGGCGACTGGCGGGGCAGGGCGTATTTATCAGTCCACCACTAACGCCCACATTAACACTGGCGACGGCGTCGGCATGGCTATCCGCGCAGGCGTACCGGTGCAGGATATGGAAATGTGGCAGTTCCACCCGACCGGTATTGCCGGTGCGGGCGTACTGGTCACCGAAGGTTGCCGTGGTGAAGGCGGTTATCTGCTGAACAAACATGGCGAACGCTTTATGGAGCGTTATGCGCCGAACGCCAAAGACCTGGCGGGCCGTGACGTGGTGGCGCGTTCCATCATGATTGAAATCCGTGAAGGTCGCGGCTGTGATGGTCCGTGGGGGCCACATGCGAAACTGAAACTCGACCACCTGGGTAAAGAAGTTCTCGAATCCCGTCTGCCGGGTATTCTGGAACTCTCCCGTACCTTCGCTCACGTTGATCCGGTGAAAGAGCCGATTCCGGTTATCCCAACCTGTCACTACATGATGGGTGGTATTCCGACCAAAGTGACCGGTCAGGCGCTGACGGTGAACGAGAAAGGCGAAGATGTGGTTGTTCCGGGGCTGTTTGCCGTTGGTGAAATCGCTTGTGTATCGGTACACGGCGCTAACCGTCTGGGCGGCAACTCGCTGCTGGACCTGGTGGTCTTTGGTCGCGCAGCGGGTCTGCATCTGCAAGAGTCTATCGCCGAGCAGGGCGCATTGCGCGATGCCAGCGAGTCTGATGTTGAAGCATCTCTGGATCGTCTGAACCGCTGGAACAATAATCGTAACGGTGAAGATCCGGTGGCGATTCGTAAAGCGCTGCAAGAATGTATGCAGCATAACTTCTCGGTCTTCCGTGAAGGTGATGCGATGGCGAAAGGGCTTGAGCAGTTGAAAGTTATCCGCGAGCGTCTGAAAAATGCCCGTCTGGATGACACTTCCAGCGAGTTCAACACCCAGCGCGTTGAGTGCCTGGAACTGGATAACCTGATGGAAACGGCGTATGCAACGGCTGTTTCTGCCAACTTCCGTACCGAAAGCCGTGGCGCGCATAGCCGCTTCGACTTCCCGGATCGTGATGATGAAAACTGGCTGTGCCACTCCCTGTATCTGCCAGAGTCGGAATCCATGACGCGCCGAAGCGTCAACATGGAACCGAAACTGCGCCCGGCATTCCCGCCGAAGATTCGTACTTACTAATGCGGAGACAGGAAAATGAGACTCGAGTTTTCAATTTATCGCTATAACCCGGATGTTGATGATGCTCCGCGTATGCAGGATTACACCCTGGAAGCGGAAGAAGGTCGCGACATGATGTTGCTGGATGCGCTTATCCAGCTGAAAGAGAAAGATCCCAGCCTGTCGTTCCGCCGCTCCTGCCGTGAAGGTGTGTGCGGTTCCGACGGTCTGAACATGAACGGCAAGAATGGTCTGGCCTGTATTACCCCGATTTCGGCACTCAACCAGCCGGGCAAGAAGATTGTGATTCGCCCGCTGCCAGGTTTACCGGTGATCCGCGATTTGGTGGTAGACATGGGACAATTCTATGCGCAATATGAGAAAATTAAGCCTTACCTGTTGAATAATGGACAAAATCCGCCAGCTCGCGAGCATTTACAGATGCCAGAGCAGCGCGAAAAACTCGACGGGCTGTATGAATGTATTCTCTGCGCATGTTGTTCAACCTCTTGTCCGTCTTTCTGGTGGAATCCCGATAAGTTTATCGGCCCGGCAGGCTTGTTAGCGGCATATCGTTTCCTGATCGATAGCCGTGATACCGAGACTGACAGCCGCCTCGACGGTTTGAGCGATGCATTCAGTGTATTCCGCTGTCACAGCATCATGAACTGCGTCAGTGTATGTCCGAAGGGGCTGAACCCGACGCGCGCCATCGGCCATATCAAGTCGATGTTGTTGCAACGTAATGCGTAAAATG
>X243_Noctule__coassemble_51_pt1 | contig 12337 bp, 10 predicted proteins | sample X243_Noctule__metabat2_low_PE_001 | metagenome-assembled genome bin X243_Noctule
GTTGATTGTCAACAGCGTCAGTAAATCCGAGCGTGAAAGCATTATCGCCGCGCTGCACGGGCAGTCGATTTTTAACGGTGGTGGGCTGTCGCCGTTAAATAAAATCAGCCCGTCTCATCCGCCAAAACCTGCCACCGTGGCGGTGCCGGAAGAGACGGAGAAAAAAGCGCGTGACGTCAATGAGAAAACGGTGCTGCTGAAGAAGAAATCCGCCACCGAGCTTGGCGAGCTGGCAACCAGTATCAACACCATTGCCCGTGATGCGCATATGGAAGCGAATCTGGAGATGGAGATTGTCCCGCAGGGATTACGCGTGCTGATTAAAGACGACCAGAATCGCAATATGTTCGAACGCGGCAGCGCGCAGATTATGCCGTTCTTTAAAAGGCTGCTGGTGGAGCTCGCGCCAGTTTTCGACTCGCTCGATAACAAAATTATTATTACCGGGCATACCGATGCGATGGCCTACAAAAACAATATCTACAACAACTGGAACCTTTCGGGCGATCGCGCGCTTTCAGCTCGTCGGGTGCTGGAAGAGGCCGGAATGCCGGAAGATAAAGTGATGCAGGTAAGCGCAATGGCGGACCAGATGCTGCTGGACGCGAAAAATCCGCAAAGCGCGGGCAACCGGCGCATTGAGATTATGGTGCTGACCAAAAGTGCGTCCGATACGCTGTATCAATACTTTGGTCAGCATGGGGATAAAGTGGTGCAGCCGCTGGTGCAAAAGCTGGATAAGCAGCAGGTGCTTTCACAGCGAACGCGCTAGATGCTGAATCTTTACGCATTTCTCAAACCCTGAAATCACTGTATACTTTACCAGTGTTGAGAGGTGAGCAATGCGTAAAATCATTCATGTGGATATGGACTGCTTTTTCGCAGCGGTGGAGATGCGCGACAATCCCGCCCTGCGCGATATCCCTATTGCTATTGGCGGCAGCCGCGAACGTCGGGGGGTGATCAGCACCGCCAATTATCCCGCGCGTAAATTTGGCGTACGTAGCGCTATGCCGACAGGGATGGCGCTCAAATTATGCCCGCATCTCACCTTGCTTCCGGGGCGCTTTGACGCCTACAAAGAAGCCTCAAATCATATTCGCGAAATTTTCTCGCGCTACACCTCGCGCATTGAACCGTTGTCACTGGATGAAGCCTATCTCGATGTCACCGATAGCGTCCATTGCCACGGTTCTGCGACTCTCATCGCCCAGGAAATCCGCCAGACGATTTTCAACGAGCTGCAACTGACGGCATCTGCGGGCGTGGCACCAGTAAAGTTTCTCGCCAAAATCGCCTCCGACATGAATAAACCCAACGGTCAGTTTGTGATTACGCCGGCAGAAGTTCCGGCATTTTTACAAACCTTACCACTGGCAAAAATCCCCGGCGTCGGCAAAGTCTCGGCGGCAAAACTGGAAGCGATGGGGCTACGAACCTGCGGTGATGTACAAAAGTGTGATCTGGTGATGCTGCTTAAACGCTTTGGCAAATTTGGCCGCATTTTGTGGGAGCGTAGTCAGGGGATTGACGAGCGCGACGTTAACAGCGAACGGTTGCGAAAATCCGTCGGCGTGGAACGCACGATGGCGGAAGATATCCACCACTGGTCTGAATGTGAAGCGATTATCGAGCGGCTGTATCCGGAACTTGAACGCCGTCTGGCAAAGGTGAAACCTGATTTACTGATTGCTCGCCAGGGGGTGAAATTAAAGTTCGACGATTTTCAGCAAACCACTCAGGAGCACGTCTGGCCGCGGCTGAATAAAGCTGACTTAATCGCCACCGCGCGTAAAACCTGGGATGAACGCCGCGGCGGGCGCGGTGTGCGACTGGTGGGGCTGCATGTGACGTTGCTTGACCCGCAAATGGAAAGACAACTGGTGCTGGGATTATGAATAACATACAAATAAGAGACTATCAGCCTGGCGATTTTCAGCAACTATGCGCTATTTTCATTAGAGCGGTTACGATGACTGCCAGTCAGCATTATTCACCACAACAAATTGCCGCCTGGGCGCAGATTGACGAATCTCGCTGGAAGGAGAAACTCGCGAAATCACAAGTGCGGGTTGCAGTCATTAATGCAAAACTGGTCGGCTTTATTACCTGCGTTGAACACTATATCGATATGTTATTTGTTGACCCTGAATACACCCGCCGTGGGGTTGCCAGCGCTTTGTTAAAACCTTTGATTAAGTCTGAATCCGAACTTACGGTGGACGCAAGCATAACCGCAAAACCCTTTTTTGAACGTTATGGTTTTCAGACAGTTAAGCAGCAACGCGTTGAATGTCGGGGAGAGTGGTTTATTAATTTTTATATGCGTTATAAACAGCAACATTAAATCCAGCTTGCAATGAAAATAACGCAAGCCTAGTATGTGCGCGTTTTCTTATTCCACAAACTGCAAGGAGGTAAATCATGACAAATCCTTTATCAATGACTCTTTGCAGACCTTTCCAGGATTAATTCTTTTTTTCTTGCCCTGGATTCGTCTGCCATTTCCTGATTTTTTAATTGTTACTCTCAATAATTCAAGTCGCAACACATGCAACTTGAAGTATGACGAGTCTATTTACGGAATGGTATATGGGCAATTATATTCGTCCCTTATCCGATGCGGTATTTACCATCGCATCTGATGACCTGTGGATCGAGAGTTTAGCGATCCAACAATTACACACCACGGCAAATTTACCCAACATGCAGCGCGTAGTGGGGATGCCAGATTTACATCCCGGACGCGGCTATCCGATTGGCGCAGCGTTCTTCTCTGTTGGTCGTTTTTATCCGGCACTGGTCGGCAATGATATCGGCTGCGGTATGGCGCTATGGCAAACAGATATTCTCACTCGCAAATACAACGCCGATAAGTTTGAAAAGCGATTATCAGATCTGGATGACGTTGCTGAAGAAAGCTGGCTGGAGGAAAACCTGCCGTCAGCATTTGCACAGCATCCGTGGCGCAGCTCGCTTGGCTCTATCGGTGGCGGCAATCATTTCGCTGAACTGCAACAAGTTGATCAAATCATCAACGCTGAACTGTTTGCACTGGCAGGTCTGGATGCACAACATCTGCAACTGTTGGTTCATAGCGGCTCGCGGGGGGTGGGGCAGTCTATTTTACAGCGGCATATTGCCTCGTTCTCGCATCATGGTTTGCCTCAAGGCAGTGACGACGCGCTACGGTATATTGCGGAACATGACGATGCGCTGGCGTTTGCGTGTATTAATCGCCAGATGATCGCTTTGCGCATAATGCAACAAGTTAAGGCCACGGGAAGTCCGGTTCTGGATGTGGCGCATAACTTTGTTAGCGCGTGTCAAATCGGCGATCAACAGGGCTGGTTGCATCGTAAAGGTGCCACGCCGGATGACAACGGTCTGGTGATTATTCCCGGTTCACGTGGTGATTACTCCTGGATTGTACAGCCTGTTGCGAACGAAAAAACGCTCCACTCGCTGGCGCATGGGGCAGGGCGTAAATGGGGGCGCACCGAGTGTAAAGGGCGTCTGGCAGCGAAATACACGGCGACGCAACTCTCGCGTACTGAACTTGGCAGTCGGGTAATTTGTCGCGATAAACAACTCATCTTTGAAGAAGCGCCACAAGCCTATAAATCGGCTGAAAGCGTGGTGCAATGTCTGGTGCAGGCCGGTTTAATTATTCCTGTCGCGCGGCTGCGTCCGGTGCTAACGCTCAAAAACAGTGGAGGGAAAAAAGGATGATCTTGCTACAACTCTCCTCAGCGCAGGGGCCGGAAGAATGTTGTCTCGCAGTGAAAAAGGCGCTGGACAGGCTAATTAAAGAAGCTGCCCGACAAGACGTCGCGGTAACGGTGTTGGAAACAGAAACGGGCCGCTACTCTGACACGCTGCGTTCAGCTCTGGTTTCTCTGGATGGCGATAACGCATGGGCATTAAGCGAAAGCTGGTGCGGCACTATTCAGTGGATTTGTCCGAGTCCGTATCGGCCTCATCATGGGCGCAAAACTGGTTTCTGGGCATTGGGCGTTTTACCGCTGATGAGCAGGAACAATCGGATGCAATCCGTTATGAGACGTTGCGTTCGTCGGGGCCGGGCGGTCAACATGTCAATAAAACCGACTCGGCGGTACGCGCCACGCATTTGGCATCCGGTATTAGCGTGAAGGTTCAGTCAGAGCGTAGTCAGCATGCTAACAAGCGGCTGGCACGATTGCTGATTGCCTGGAAGCTGGAGCAGCAGCAACAGGAAAATAGCGCGGTGCTGAAATCGCAGCGGCGAATGTTCCATCACCAGATTGAACGTGGCAACCCGAGACGGACATTTACAGGGATGGCTTTTATCGAAGGATAATGAAGGATGAAACTGCCGGAAGGCGATTAAACGCCATCCGGCAGCAAATCAAATAATTACTTCGCCGGAATTTCTTTCAGCAGTTCAGTCAGCAGTGTCCAGTAATGACCTACGCTTTCGATGTGAACTTGCTCATCCGGAGAGTGTGGACCGGTGATAGTTGGCCCGATAGAAACCATGTCCATTTCCGGATACGGTTTTTTGAACAGACCACATTCCAGGCCCGCGTGGATAATCTGGATGTTCGGTGTTTTGTTGAACAGACGCTGATAGGTTTCACGTACCAGATGCATCACCGGAGAATTAGCGTCCGGCTGCCAGCCAGGATATGCGCCTTTCGCTTCGGTTTTCGCGCCAGCTAGTTTACCCAGCGAATCCAGCATGCTCACCACGTAGTCTTTACCGCTGTCGATCAGTGAACGGATCAGGCAGTGAATTTCTACGTTATTGTCAGTCATGGTCACCACACCGACGTTCAGGGAGGTTTCGACCACACCTTTTGCCACGTCGGAATTGCGGATCACACCGTTCGGGGTGGCGTTCAGCAGACGAATAAAGGTATCGCGAGATTTCGCAATCAGGGCAGCTTTATCGTTCGCTACAGAGTCCAGCAACAAGGCCAGATTTTTCTCTTTCTCTGCCAGCTCGTTTTTCAGGATCTCCTGATAGGTATTCACCAGAGATTTCAGGACGTCGACTTTATCAGCTGCGACAGCAATGGTCGCAAAGGCTTCACGCGGGATGGCGTTACGCAGTGTGCCGCCGTTGAAATCGATAAGGCGCAGATCCAGTTCTTCCGCATGACCCGCCAGGAAGCGCACCAGTAGTTTGTTGGCATTACCCAGGCCAACGTGGATTTCACCGCCGGAGTGACCGCCTTTCAGACCTTTTAAGGTTAACTTGAAGGTTTCAAAACCAGCTGGAACCGCTTCACGATCTAAATGCAGGTTGGAGGTGAAGTCGATACCCCCCGCACAACCCATGTAGATTTCACCTTCTTCTTCGGAGTCGGTGTTAATCAGAATATCAGCCTGCAACCAGTTGCTCTGTAAGCCGAACGCACCGTCCATACCGGCTTCTTCGGTCATGGTCAGCAGCACTTCCAGCGGGCCGTGAACCACGTTTTCGTCAGCCAGAACCGCCAGCGCAGACGCCATACCAATGCCGTTATCTGCACCCAGCGTGGTGCCGCGCGCTTTAACCCATTCGCCATCAATATAAGGCTGGATAGGATCTTTCGTGAAGTCATGCACGGTGTCGTTATTTTTCTGCGGCACCATATCGAGGTGGGCCTGTAAGACGACCGGTTTACGATTTTCCATACCTGCGGTAGCAGGTTTACGAATCAGGATATTACCTACCTGATCGCGTTCGACATGGAAACCTTTCTCTTTTGCCCAACCAACAATGTATTCAGCGAGTTGCTCTTCATGATAGGACGGGTGAGGAATAGAACAGATTTTGGCAAAAATATCCCACAGCGGCTGTGGAGATAATTGAGACAGTTCAGACACGTTAAGTCTCCTTGTCGATCACCCGCAAAACAGTATTGCAGGTCACAGGGTTAGCAGAAAATGTTGTCAACACAAGACAGGCTTGCGAGATATGTTTGAGAATACCACTTTATCCCGCGTCAGGGAGAGGCAGTGCGTAAAAAGACGCGGACTCATGTGAAATACTGGTTTTTAGTGCGCCAGATCTCTATAATCTCGCGCAACCTATTTTCCCCTCGAACACTTTTTAAGCCGTAGATAAACAGGCTGGGACACTTCACATGAGCGAAAAATACATCGTCACCTGGGACATGTTGCAGATCCATGCACGTAAACTCGCAAGCCGACTGATGCCTTCTGAACAATGGAAAGGCATTATTGCCGTAAGCCGTGGCGGTCTGGTACCGGGTGCGTTACTGGCGCGTGAACTGGGTATTCGTCATGTCGATACCGTTTGTATTTCCAGCTACGATCACGACAACCAGCGCGAGCTTAAAGTGCTAAAACGCGCAGAAGGCGATGGCGAAGGCTTCATCGTTATTGATGACCTGGTGGATACCGGTGGTACTGCGGTTGCGATTCGTGAAATGTATCCAAAAGCACATTTTGTGACTATCTTCGCAAAACCGGCTGGTCGTCCGCTGGTTGATGACTATGTTGTTGATATCCCGCAAGATACCTGGATCGAACAGCCGTGGGATATGGGCGTCGTATTCGTCCCGCCAATCTCCGGTCGCTAATCTTTTCAACGCCTGGCACTGCCGGGCGTTGTTCTTTTTAACTTCAGGCGGGTTACAATAGTTTCCAGTAAGTATTCTGGAGGCTGCATCCATGACACAGGCAAACCTGAGCGAAACCCTGTTCAAACCCCGCTTTAAACATCCTGAAACCTCGACGCTAGTCCGCCGCTTTAATCACGGCGCACAACCGCCTGTGCAGTCGGCTCTTGATGGTAAAACCATCCCTCACTGGTATCGCATGATTAACCGTCTGATGTGGATCTGGCGCGGCATTGACCCACGTGAAATCCTCGACGTCCAGGCACGTATTGTGATGAGCGATGCTGAACGTACCGATGATGATTTATACGATACCGTGATTGGCTACCGTGGTGGCAACTGGATTTATGAGTGGGCCACCCAGGCGATGGTGTGGCAACAAAAAGCCTGTGCGGAAGAAGATCCGCAACTCAGTGGTCGACACTGGCTGCATGCGGCTACGTTGTACAACATTGCCGCCTATCCTCATCTGAAAGGAGATGACCTGGCCGAGCAAGCGCAGGCTTTATCAAACCGCGCCTATGAAGAGGCCGCCCAGCGTCTGCCGGGCACGATGCGGCAGATGGAGTTTACCGTACCCGGCGGTGCGCCCATCACCGGCTTTTTGCATATGCCGAAAGGCGATGGCCCGTTCCCGACAGTATTAATGTGTGGTGGTCTGGATGCGATGCAGACGGACTATTACAGCCTGTATGAACGTTATTTTGCGCCGCGCGGCATTGCGATGCTGACTATTGATATGCCGTCGGTGGGCTTTTCTTCAAAATGGAAGCTCACCCAGGACTCCAGCCTGTTGCATCAGCACGTCTTAAAGGCGCTGCCTAACGTACCGTGGGTGGATCACACTCGCGTCGCGGCCTTTGGTTTCCGTTTCGGCGCTAACGTTGCCGTGCGTCTGGCATACCTTGAATCGCCGCGTCTGAAAGCGGTTGCCTGTCTTGGTCCGGTAGTTCATACCCTGTTGAGTGATTTTAAGTGCCAGCAACAGGTGCCGGAAATGTATCTTGACGTTCTGGCGAGTCGTTTGGGGATGCATGATGCTTCCGATGACGCGTTGCGCGTGGAGCTGAATCGCTATTCATTAAAAGTGCAAGGATTGCTGGGACGTCGCTGCCCAACGCCAATGTTATCAGGCTACTGGAAGAACGATCCGTTCAGCCCGGAAGAGGACTCACGCTTAATCACCTCATCATCTGCTGACGGTAAATTATTAGAGATCCCATTTAACCCGGTGTATCGGAATTTTGACAAAGGTCTTCAGGAAATCACCGGCTGGATCGAAAAACGCTTGTGTTAAAAATTTGCTAAATTTTGCCAATTTGGTAAAACAGTTGCATCACAACAGGAGATAGCAATGACGTTACCGAGTGGACACCCGAAGAGCAGATTGATCAAAAAATTTACCGCACTAGGCCCGTATATTCGTGAAGGTAAGTGCGAAGATAATCGATTCTTTTTCGATTGTCTGGCTGTATGCGTCAACGTGAAACCGGCACCGGAAGTGCGTGAATTCTGGGGCTGGTGGATGGAGCTGGAAGCGCAGGAATCCCGTTTTACCTACAGCTACCAGTTTGGTCTGTTCGATAAAGCAGGCGACTGGAAGAGCGTTCCGGTAAAAGACACTGAAGTGGTTGAACGACTGGAGCACACCCTGCGTGAGTTTCACGAGAAGCTGCGTGAACTGCTGACGACGCTGAATCTGAAGCTGGAACCGGCGGATGATTTTCGTGACGAGCCGGTGAAGTTAACGGCGTGAGTGAAATGTGCCGGATGCATCACATCCGGCAATAATCATTAAAACTGATAGGTCATGCCAACCGCGACAATATCATCATTATTAATATTCAATTTGTTATCGCTATCCAGTTGGTTGATTTTATAATCAACAAACGCTGACATATTTTTGTTGAAATAATATGTAGCCCCGACATCGATATAATTGACCAGATCTTCATCACCGATACCTTCAATATCTTTCCCTTTCGATAAGACATAACCCAGCGATGGACGCAGACCAAAGTCAAACTGGTATTGAGCGACCGCTTCAAAGTTCTGTGTCTTATTGGCAAAGCCGCCAGTTATTGGCGTCATTTTGCGTGTTTCAGAATAAAAAGTTGCCAGATAAATATTATTGGCATCGTATTTCAGACCTGTTGCCCATGCTTCTGCACGCTTGCCAGTGCCACGGCTTTGCAGGTTCTGCTCGTTGGTGCGATCTGAGTTGGTATAGGCACCACTAATGGCGAAATCGCTGCCGCCAAAGTCATATGTCAATGACGTGCCGAAGCCATCGCCGTTTTGCTTTTTAACGTCGCGGTTTTCGTTTTTCCCTTGATATTGCAGGGTTAAGTTCAGGCCATCGATAACGCCGAAGAAGTCGGTGTTCCGATACGTCGCCAGACCGCTGGCGCGTTTGGTCATAAAGTTGTCGGTCTGCGCCGAGGAGTCGCCACCAAATTCCGGGAACATATCGGTCCAGGCTTCCACGTCATACAACGCGCCCAGGTTACGGCCATAGTCGAAAGAACCCAAATCTTTATACTTCAATCCGGCAAAAGCGAGACGCGTTTTTTGCTGTGCAGTATCACTCTCCGCTTTATTTCCGGCAAACTCCGCTTCCCAACGGCCATAGCCAGTCAGTTGATCGTTAATTTGTGTTTCGCCTTTAAAACCAAAACGGATATAACTCTGGTCGCCATCTTTACTGTCGTTATCACTCATATAATGCATGGCTTTAACTTTGCCATAGACATCCAGTTTATTACCGTCTTTGTTATATATTTCTGCGGCCTGTACGGATGCAGATGCCACAATGCCCATCACCACTAATGCCAGAGTGCTCTTTTTCATTTTCATTCCTGATTTTAATTAACGCGCGAATATTCAGCGGGAGAGCCCCGTTGAAAACAGGAAAGTTTTTAACCTGAGATTGTTAAAGATATATTACAGATTAATAATATTCTTAAAATGTGGTAATTTATTAAATCTGTAATAAAAGCGTAAACAACTGCCGCTAGGCTTGCTGATCCCGCGCAACAAAACGCCATGCTTTGCTTGCAGATGGTTGGCAACCGACGACAGTCCTGCTAAAACGTTCGTTTGATATCATTTTTCCTAAAATTGAATGGCAGAGAATCATGAGTGACAGCCAGACGCTGGTGGTAAAACTCGGCACCAGTGTGCTAACAGGCGGATCGCGCCGTCTGAACCGTGCCCATATCGTTGAACTTGTTCGCCAGTGCGCGCAGTTACATGCCGCCGGGCATCGGATTGTTATTGTGACGTCGGGCGCGATCGCCGCCGGACGTGAGCACCTGGGGTACCCGGAACTGCCAGCGACTATCGCCTCGAAACAACTGCTGGCGGCGGTAGGGCAGAGTCGACTGATTCAACTGTGGGAACAGCTGTTTTCGATTTATGGCATTCACGTCGGGCAGATGCTGCTGACCCGTGCTGATATGGAAGACCGTGAACGCTTCCTGAACGCCCGCGACACCCTGCGTGCGTTGCTCGATAACAATATCGTTCCGGTAATCAATGAGAACGATGCTGTCGCTACGGCAGAGATTAAGGTCGGCGATAACGATAACCTTTCTGCGCTGGCGGCGATTCTGGCGGGTGCCGATAAACTGTTGCTGCTGACCGATCAAAAAGGTTTGTATACCGCTGATCCGCGCAGCAATCCGCAGGCAGAACTGATTAAAGATGTTTACGGCATTGATGACGCACTGCGCGCGATTGCCGGTGACAGCGTTTCAGGCCTCGGAACTGGCGGCATGAGTACCAAATTGCAGGCCGCTGACGTGGCTTGCCGTGCGGGTATCGACACCATTATTGCCGCGGGCAGCAAGCCGGGCGTTATTGGTGATGTGATGGAAGGCATTTCCGTCGGTACGCTGTTCCATGCCCAGGCGACTCCGCTTGAAAACCGTAAACGCTGGATTTTCGGTGCGCCGCCGGCGGGTGAAATCACGGTAGATGAAGGGGCAACTGCCGCCATTCTTGAACGCGGCAGCTCCCTGTTGCCGAAAGGCATTAAAAGCGTGACTGGCAATTTCTCGCGTGGTGAAGTCATCCGCATTTGCAACCTCGAAGGTCGCGATATCGCCCACGGCGTCAGTCGTTACAACAGCGATGCATTACGCCGTATTGCCGGGCACCACTCGCAAGAAATTGATGCAATACTGGGATATGAATACGGCCCGGTTGCCGTTCACCGTGATGACATGATTACCCGTTAAGGAGCAGGCTGATGCTGGAACAAATGGGCATTGCCGCGAAGCAAGCCTCGTATAAATTAGCGCAACTCTCCAGCCGCGAAAAAAATCGCGTGCTGGAAAAAATCGCCGATGAACTGGAAGCACAAAGCGAAATCATCCTCAACGCTAACGCCCAGGATGTTGCTGACGCGCGTGCCAATGGCCTTGGCGAAGCGATGCTTGACCGTCTGGCACTGACGCCCGCACGGCTGAAAGGCATTGCCGATGATGTGCGCCAGGTGTGTAACCTCGCCGATCCGGTGGGGCAGGTAATCGATGGCAGCGTACTGGACAGCGGCCTGCGTCTTGAGCGTCGTCGCGTACCGCTGGGGGTTATTGGCGTGATTTATGAAGCGCGCCCGAACGTGACGGTTGATGTCGCTTCGCTGTGCCTGAAAACCGGTAATGCGGTGATCCTGCGCGGTGGCAAAGAAACGTGTCGCACTAACGCTGCAACGGTGGCGGTGATTCAGGACGCCCTGAAATCCTGCGGCTTACCGGCGGGTGCCGTGCAGGCGATTGATAATCCTGACCGTGCGCTGGTCAGTGAAATGCTGCGTATGGATAAATACATCGACATGCTGATCCCGCGTGGTGGCGCTGGTTTGCATAAACTGTGCCGTGAACAGTCGACAATCCCGGTGATCACAGGTGGTATAGGCGTATGCCATATTTACGTTGATGAAAGTGTAGAGATCGCTGAAGCATTAAAAGTGATCGTCAACGCGAAAACTCAGCGTCCGAGCACATGTAATACGGTTGAAACGTTGCTGGTGAATAAAAACATCGCCGATAGCTTCCTGCCCGCATTAAGCAAACAAATGGCGGAAAGCGGCGTGACATTACACGCAGATGCAGCTGCACTGGCGCAGTTGCAGGCAGGCCCTGCGAAGGTGGTTGCTGTTAAAGCCGAAGAGTATGACGATGAGTTTCTGTCATTAGATTTGAACGTCAAAATCGTCAGCGATCTTGACGATGCCATCGCCCATATTCGTGAACACGGCACACAACACTCCGATGCGATCCTGACCCGCGATATGCGCAACGCCCAGCGTTTTGTTAACGAAGTGGATTCGTCCGCTGTTTACGTTAACGCCTCTACGCGTTTTACCGACGGCGGCCAGTTTGGTCTGGGTGCGGAAGTGGCGGTAAGCACACAAAAACTCCACGCGCGTGGCCCAATGGGGCTGGAAGCACTGACCACTTACAAGTGGATCGGCATTGGTGATTACACCATTCGTGCGTAAATAAAACCGGGTGATGCAAAAGTAGCCATTTGATTCACAAGGCCATTGACGCATCGCCCGGTTAGTTTTAACCTTGTCCACCGTGATTCACGTTCGTGAACATGTCCTTTCAGGGCCGATATAGCTCAGTTGGTAGAGCAGCGCATTCGTAATGCGAAGGTCGTAGGTTCGACTCCTATTATCGGCACCATTTAAATCAATAAGTTACACATCTACG
>X243_Noctule__coassemble_120_pt1 | contig 7606 bp, 5 predicted proteins | sample X243_Noctule__metabat2_low_PE_001 | metagenome-assembled genome bin X243_Noctule
GGTTATAATTCGTTCGTTGAGATGCCATGTTGCACTATCAGTAACTTAACATCAAAGTAGTAAATAAAAGAACCTGCCTCACCAGCAGGTTTTTTTATTTTCTGCGATCTACTTTCCAGATATTTTTTGCCAATAGCCCACCATAAATATTCACATCCCGGTCAAATGGTGCGTTGAATATAAAATCGATGAATTTATAAATAAAAATGAGTTATATGATGAATTAATAAAAACAGTAATCATTTTATTAAAGGGGGAAGCGGTTTTCCCCCTTAGATGCGTTTCAATTTGCCCGTTACTTCAACAAATCAATCAACCGTAACAGAGCCACTAATAGCTCCAGTACAGCAATGAGCACGGTTAACTTTTGTGTCAGCGTGTCCATCCGCTCTCCTTATTAAGGAGCGCAACACCAGCACCTTACCCTTACACTGCCTGTCGATACTGGTTTACGTTTGTTGAGTCGCCATGTTGCACTCCGGATCAGAGCACTACCTGCGGCACCACCCGTCCGGTAGCCAGGACTTGAAATGGGTTCGATCCGGCGCAACTTCCCAACGGTCTGGATTATAAATCTCATTATCTTAATTGCAACGGGGTCCAGCCGTGGTTATAATTCGTTCGTTGGAACACGATGTTGCACAGGCTGTGGTGTTAGGCCTGAAAGTAGTAAATAAAAGAACCTGCCTCACCAGCAGGTTTTTTTATTTACTGTGATCTGCTTTCCAGATATTTTTCGCTCAAACAACTAATGCGCCAAACATTTATTGCGCGTAAAATATCGTTTATTTCATTAATACATTTCAGGGATGAATATATGTCACCGCAGAATAATCATCTGCAGCGTCCGCCTGCTGCTGTGTTATACGCCGATGAACTGGCAAAATTAAAACAAAATGATAACGCACCTTGCCCGCCCGGTTGGCAGTTAAGTTTGCCTGCGGCCCGTGCTTTTATCCTTGGCGATAGCGCGCAAAATATTAGCCGTAAAGTGGTGATTAGTCCCTCCGCTGTCGAACGCATGTTAGTCACTCTTGCCACCGGGCGCGGTTTGATGTTGGTGGGGGAACCTGGCACCGCAAAATCTCTCCTGTCTGAATTACTGGCAACCGCTATTAGCGGCGATGCCGGGTTAACCATCCAGGGCGGCGCATCTACTACCGAAGATCAAATCAAGTACGGCTGGAACTACGCCCTGCTTATCAACCATGGTCCGTCAACGGAAGCACTGGTCCCTGCCCCGCTTTACCAGGGAATGCGCGACGGCAAAATCGTCCGTTTTGAAGAGATAACGCGTACACCGCTGGAAGTACAAGACTGTCTGTTAGGTATGCTTTCTGACAGGGTGATGACGGTGCCGGAACTCACCGGTGAAGCCAGTCAGCTCTATGCGCGGGAAGGCTTTAATATTATTGCCACTGCCAATACCCGCGATCGCGGCGTCAATGAGATGAGTGCCGCGCTAAAGCGTCGCTTCGATTTTGAAACCGTCTTTCCGATTATGGATTTCGCCCAGGAGCTGGAACTGGTCGCCAGTGCTTCGGCGCGTTTGCTGGCCCATAGCGGTATTCCGCATAAAGTGCCTGACGCAGTACTGGAGTTACTGGTACGCACCTTCCGCGATCTGCGTGCCAACGGCGAAAAGAAAACGTCAATGGATACACTGACAGCGATTATGTCCACCGCTGAAGCCGTGAACGTGGCCCACGCCGTAGGCGTCCGCGCCTGGTTTTTAGCGAATCGCGCGGGGGAGCCTGCCGACCTGGTGGACTGTATTGCCGGAACCATCGTCAAAGATAACGAAGAAGATCGCGCTCGTCTGCGCCGTTACTTCGAACAGCGTGTCGCCACACATAAAGAAGCTCACTGGCAGGCTTATTATCAAGCCCGCCACCGCCTGCCGTGAGGAAAGAGGCATGAGCGAGCCGTTAATTGTCGGCATCCGGCATCATAGTCCGGCCTGCGCCCGGCTGGTGAAATCGTTAATCGAAAGCCAGCGGCCACGATACGTGTTGATTGAAGGCCCGGCTGATTTTAATGACCGGGTAGACGAACTTTTTTTTTCCCACCAGCTTCCGGTAGCTATTTACAGTTATTGCCAGTATCAGGACGGTGCAGCCCCCGGGCGTGGTGCCTGGACGCCATTTGCTGAATTTTCGCCGGAGTGGCAGGCGCTACAAGCCGCACGTCGTATTCAGGCACAAACTTACTTCATCGATTTGCCTTGCTGGGCGCAGAGTGAAGAAGAGGACGATTCGCCTGATACGCAAGATGAAAGCCAGGCCTTACTGCTGCGTGCCACCCGCATGGATAACAGCGATACCCTGTGGGATCACTTGTTCGAAGATGAAAGCCAGCAAACTGCATTACCCTCTGCGCTGGCGCACTATTTTGCCCAACTGCGGGGCGATTTCCCCGGCGATGCACTCAATCGTCAGCGCGAAGCCTTTATGGCTCGCTGGATTGCATGGGCGGTGCAGCAAAATAATGGCGACGTGTTAGTCGTCTGCGGTGGCTGGCACGCTCCGGCACTGGCAAAAATGTGGCGCGAATGCCCGCAGGACATTAACACGCCGGAATTGCCCTCGCTGGCAGATGCCATTACAGGTTGTTATCTCACGCCCTACAGTGAAAAGCGCCTTGATGTGCTGGCAGGATACCTTTCCGGTATGCCTGCCCCGGTCTGGCAAAACTGGTGCTGGCAGTGGGGCTTACAGCAGGCCGGTGAACAACTGCTAAAAACGGTTCTCACCCGTTTGCGCCAGCACAACTTGCCTGCTTCGACCGCGGATATGGCTGCCGCACATCTGCATGCAATGGCACTGGCACAGTTGCGCGGTCATACACTACCGTTACGCACTGACTGGCTGGATGCCATAGCAGGCTCGTTGATTAAAGAAGCCCTGAATGCACCGTTGCCGTGGAGCTATCGCGGCGTTATTCATCCCGATACCGATCCGATTCTGCTAACGTTGATAGACACATTAGCGGGTGACGGATTCGGTAAACTTGCCCCTTCCACGCCACAACCGCCTCTGCCAAAAGATGTCACCTGCGAACTGGAACGTACCGCAATCTCTCTTCCGGCGGAGCTTACCTTAAATCGCTTTACCCCCGATGGGCTGGCGCAAAGTCAGGTGTTACATCGGCTGGCAATACTGGAGATCCCTGGGATTGTACGCCAGCAGGGAAGTACACTGACACTTGCAGGCAACGGTGAATAACACTGGAAATTAACCCGCCCGCTTAGCCAGCATGCGGCATTGATTGAGGCCGCATGCTTTGGTGCAACACTTCAGGAAGCCGCACGCCATAAATTAGAAGCCGATATGCTGGACGCGGGTGGAATCGGCAGTATCACCACATGTCTTAGCCAGGCGGCGTTAGCGGGTCTGGCGTCCTTCAGTCAACAATTACTGGAGCAACTCACATTATTAATCGCCCAGGAAAATCAATTTGCCGAAATGGGCCAGGCGCTGGAAGTGCTATATGCCTTATGGCGGCTGGATGAAATTAGCGGTATGCAAGGCGCGCAGATATTACAAACGACGTTATGCGCGGCTATCGATCGCACGCTGTGGCTGTGTGAATCTAACGGCAGACCGGATGAAAAGGAGTTTCACGCTCACCTGCATAGCTGGCAAGCGCTTTGCCATATTCTGCGCGATCTACATAGCGGCGTTAATTTATCCGGCGTTTCGCTTTCTGCGGCGGTAGCCTTACTGGAGCGACGCAGTCAGGCGATTCATGCCCCGGCGCTGGATCGCGGCGCGGCTCTTGGCGCACTAATGCGTCTGGAACATCCCAACGCCAGTGCCGAAGCGGCGCTGACGATGCTGGCGCAGTTATCCCCGGCACAATCCGGCGAGGCGCTGCACGGTTTGCTGGCATTAGCCCGTCATCAACTGGCCTGTCAACCTGCATTTATCGCCGGTTTCAGCAGCCATTTGAATCAACTGAGTGATGCCAATTTTATCAATGCCCTGCCCGATTTACGCGCGGCGATGGCCTGGCTACCGCCACGAGAACGCGGAACGCTGGCGCATCAGGTGCTTGAGCATTATCAACTGGCGCAACTTCCCGTTTCGGCACTGCAAATGCCGTTGCATTGTCCACCGCAAGCCATTGCACATCATCAACAACTCGAACAGCAGGCACTGGCATCGCTGCAACACTGGGGAGTTTTCCATGTCTGAACTGAACGATCTTCTGACCACCCGTGAGCTACAACGCTGGCGATTAATTCTTGGCGAAGCGGCAGAAACGACGCTTTGTGGGCTGGATGACAACGCCCGGCAGATAGATCACGCGCTGGAGTGGCTGTATGGGCGCGATCCTGAACGGCTCCAGCGTGGTGAACGCTCTGGTGGATTAGGTGGCTCAAATCTCACCACTCCTGAGTGGATCAACAGTATCCACACGCTGTTTCCGCAACAGGTGATTGAGCGGCTGGAAAGCGATGCCGTACTGCGCTACGGCATTGAAGATGTGGTGACAAATCTCGACGTGCTGGAACGTATGCAGCCTTCGGAAAGCCTGCTACGCGCCGTTTTGCACACCAAACATCTGATGAATCCCGAAGTACTGGCTGCCGCCCGCCAGATAGTGCGCCAGGTTGTTGAAGAAATTATGGCGCGACTGGCAAAGGAAGTTCGTCAGGCTTTTTCTGGTGTCCGCGATCGCCGTCGCCGCTCATTAATTCCACTGGCGCGAAACTTTGATTTCAAAAGTACTCTGCGCGCCAACCTGCAACACTGGCACCCGCAACACGGCAAGTTGTATATCGAATCCCCCCGCTTTAACAGCCGCATTAAACGCCAAAGCGAACAATGGCAACTGGTCTTACTGGTTGATCAAAGCGGATCGATGGTGGACTCGGTGATCCACTCTGCGGTGATGGCGGCCTGTTTGTGGCAGTTACCCGGCATTCGTACCCATCTGGTGGCGTTTGACACAAGCGTGGTTGATCTCACGGCAGACGTTGCCGATCCGGTAGAGTTATTAATGAAAGTACAGTTGGGCGGCGGGACCAATATCGCCAGTGCCGTGGAGTATGGTCGGCAACTTATTGAACAACCAGCAAAAAGCGTCATTATCCTCGTGAGCGATTTTTACGAAGGGGGTTCATCATCATTGCTGACGCATCAGGTGAAAAAGTGTGTCCAGAGCGGCATCAAAGTGCTGGGACTGGCAGCGCTCGATAGCACCGCAACGCCTTGCTATGACCGCGATACGGCCCAGGCGCTGGTTAATGTCGGCGCACAAATAGCCGCCATGACGCCGGGCGAGCTGGCATCATGGCTTGCGGAGAATCTTCAGTCATGAATTCACTACGTCCGGAATTATTAGAACTGACACCGCAGGCACTGACGGCGTTAAGCAATGCCGGTTTTGTTAAGCGCAGTCTTAAGGAACTGGAAAATGGCAACGTCCCGGAAATCAGCCATGAGAACGGCGCTTTAATCGCCACCTTCAGTGACGGTGTCCGTACCCAGCTGGCGAACAGCCAGGCACTGAAAGAGGCTCAGTGCAGCTGCGGGGCCAGCGGCATGTGCCGTCATCGCGTGATGCTGGTGTTAAGTTATCAACGACTTTGTGCCACCGTCCAGCCCACGGAAAAAGAAGAAGAGTGGGATCCGGCAATCTGGCTGGAAGAACTGGCTACCCTGCCCGATGCCACCCGCAAACGCGCGCAGGCGCTGGTCGCTAAAGGCATCACCATTGAGTTGTTCTGTGCGCCGGGCGAAATTCCCTCTGCCCGCTTACCGATGAGCGATGTGCGTTTTTATTCCCGTAGCAGTATTCGTTTCGCCCGTTGTGATTGTATTGAAGGCACACTTTGCGAACATGTCGTACTGGCTGTGCAGGCCTTCGTCGAGGCCAAAGCGCAGCAAGCAGAATTTAACCATTTAATCTGGCAGATGCGCAGCGAACACGTCACATCATCTGACGATCCGTTTGCCAGCGAAGAAGGCCAAACGTGTCGTCAATATGTTCAGCAATTAAGCCAGGCATTATGGCTTGGCGGCATCAGCCAGCCGCTTATTCACTACGAGGCAGCATTCAACCGCGCATTGCAGGCGGCAGAGGCCTGCAACTGGCGCTGGGTGAGTGAATCACTACGACAGCTACGGGCAAGCGTTGATGCCTTCCACACTCGCGCCAGCCACTATCATGCCGGAGAATGCTTACGTCAGCTTGCGGCATTAAACAGTCGATTAAATTGCGCACAAGAGATGGCCCGGCGCGACAGTGTTGGTGAAGTTCCTCCTGTGCCGTGGCGCACGGTCGTTGGCTCTGGCATTGCCGGAGAAGCAAAGCTTGATCATCTGCGGCTGGTGTCTTTAGGTATGCGTTGCTGGCAGGATATTGAGCATTATGGTTTACGCATCTGGTTTACCGATCCCGACACCGGCAGTATTTTGCACCTTTCGCGCAGTTGGCCGCGAAGTGAACAGGAAAACTCACCGGCAGCTACGCGTCGGCTGTTTAGTTTTCAGGCTGGCGCACTGGCGGGTGGGCAAATTGTTTCACAAGCAGCAAAACGCAGTGCCGATGGCGAGCTGCTGTTAGCTACCCGCAACCGCTTAAGCAGCGTTGTGCCGCTGTCGCCTGATGCCTGGCAAATGTTGAGCGCGCCGTTACGCCAGCCGGGCATTGTGGCTTTGCGGGAATATTTACGCCAGCGTCCCCCCGCCTGCATACGGCCTCTTAATCAGGTCGATAACTTATTTATTCTGCCGGTCGCTGAGTGTATTTCGCTCGGTTGGGATAGCAGCCGCCAGACGCTGGATGCGCAGGTAATCAGCGGCGAAGGTGAAGATAATCTCCTGACGTTATCCCTTCCGGCATCTGCCTGTTCTCCTTTTGCCGTTGAACGCATGGCGGCGCTTTTGCAACAAACAGACGACCCCGTGAGTCTGGTTTCTGGCTTTGTCAGTTTTGTTGATGGGCAATTGACACTGGAACCACGGGTGATGATGACAAAAACCCGCGCCTGGGCGCTGGACGCAGAAACTGCGCCTGTGGCACCGCTACCTTCTGCCAGCGTTTTGCCTGTGCCGTCTACCGCTCATCAGTTGCTGATGCGCTGCCAGGCGTTACTTATTCAACTGCTCCATAACGGCTGGCGCTATCAGGAACAGAGCGCTATTAGTCAGGCAGAGTTGCTGGCGAATGACCTCTCCGCGGTCGGTTTTTATCGGCTGGCACATGTGTTGGGACAATTTCGTAATACAGAAAGCGAGGCACGGGTAGAAGCAATGAATAACGGTGTTTTACTTTGCGAACAATTATTCCCCATGCTTCAGCAACAAGGATGAAATAGTGCTTTTTACTAAGAGTTCTACTCCAGTTCCGGACTGCTCACGTCACGGTATTAGGCATATTCTATATAGCCCCTGGTGAGAGTCACCAGTTTCTTGATTAAATAAAATGGAGTTTTACATGAAGGCTTTCAATAAGCTGTTTTCCCTCGTTGTTGCATCTGTTCTGGTTTTCTCTCTTGCTGGCTGCGGTGACAAAGAAGAATCGAAGAAATTCAGCGCCAATCTGAACGGCACTGAAATTGCCATTCTACACCTATGTCTACAAAGGTGACCAGTCT